>OEOW01000001.1_pt1 | contig 41574 bp, 41 predicted proteins | sample 1539571 | NCBI WGS metagenome assembly OEOW01 (sample SAMN02393684, study PRJEB22366) | soil metagenome | biome: freshwater stream | place: Canada: Laurel Creek, Waterloo, ON
CTAGCGTCCAAGCCTCACGGCCGCGCTCGGCCTCTCTGGCGGCCTTCTGGCGCTCTTCCGCTTCCTCGCTCACTGACTCGCTGCGCTCGGTCGTTCGGCTGCGGCGAGCGGTATCAGCTCACTCAAAGGCGGTAATACGGTTATCCACAGAATCAGGGGATAACGCAGGAAAGAACATGTGAGCAAAAGGCCAGCAAAAGGCCAGGAACCGTAAAAAGGCCGCGTTGCTGGCGTTTTTCCATAGGCTCCGCCCCCCTGACGAGCATCACAAAAATCGACGCTCAAGTCAGAGGTGGCGAAACCCGACAGGACTATAAAGATACCAGGCGTTTCCCCCTGGAAGCTCCCTCGTGCGCTCTCCTGTTCCGACCCTGCCGCTTACCGGATACCTGTCCGCCTTTCTCCCTTCGGGAAGCGTGGCGCCATTCGCCATTCAGGCTGCGCAACTGTTGGGAAGGGCGATCGGTGCGGGCCTCTTCGCTATTACGCCAGCTGGCGAAAGGGGGATGTGCTGCAAGGCGATTAAGTTGGGTAACGCCAGGGTTTTCCCAGTCACGACGTTGTAAAACGACGGCCAGTGAATTCCCGGGGATCCCCACCCCGGGGATGGTCATCAACAGCGTCACGCCCGGATGCCTGGCGGCGATCTTCGCCAGCTCCTGCTCGACGCGTTTGACCTTCGCGCTCAACTCGTGCATCTCGTCCAACGCCATCTCCAGCGTCAGCTTTTCGCCCGCCGGCAGCTCGAGATTGACGAGCCAGCGCAAGGCCTTCTTCGTCCACAGCCGGCCCGCGCGTGGCGCCGCGATGCCGTTGCCACGCAGCACCGCGCGCACCTGGTTCTTCGCCGACACGCGTTTGCCCAGCAGCGTCTGACGGAACTCGATCAGCTTGCGCCAGGAACGCACGTCCAGGTTCGGCACGTGCACGCGCGGCACTTCATCGAGATAGAGCAGCTTGGCCAGCTTCGACGCGTCGATGCGGTCGTGCTTCTTCTTGCTTTTGAAGATCAGCCGCAACTGCCCCGGATGGGCGACGGCCACGTGCGACGCGATCGGCGCGATGCGGTCATAGAGATGCCCATAACCGCAGGAGGCCTCGTAGCAGACGCTGATCGGCTCATCGATGCCGCGCAGCCGATCGATCACCTGCGACCACGGCCCGCGGACAAGTTCCTGCTTGACCGTTTTGCCGTTGTGGTCGAGGATGCAAAGCGACGAACGTTGCTGGTGAACATCCAATCCGACGTAAAGCATGCAAGCCTCCTGTTGGTTGAGGCGTTCGGTTTACCCGATCGACCTCGCACTGCCGACTGCGAGGCTTGCTGCATAGATTCATCCAGAATCAGCCGGTCATTCTGGATCTCGCCTTCGCGTTCCTGCGACAGCTCGCGAGGATGCCAACGCACAGCAGCAAACCCCCCGCCGGTTCGGGAACGGCGCTTGCCGGCGCGGGCGGCGCGGCGGCGTAGGCGGTGTCGATGATGTGGTAGTCGTCGCCATTGATGACGCCGTCCATGTTGAAATCGCCGTTGTCCCAGCCGAATGAGCCGCGGCTGTAGCCGACGTCGATGCGGAAATAATCGTCGCCGTCGATGAAACCGTTGCGATCGGCGTCGCCGAAAGGCTGGGGGTAAGCGGTGATCTGGTAGAGCGCGCCGCTTGGGGTCGTGCTGAAGACGGGGCCGAGGGTGTTGAAGTCGCTGACGAAGAGCGAGTCCTCGGTGGCGAAGATGTTGTTGAGATGGCCGACGTTGGCGTTGTTGGGGATGAATTCGAAGGATGTGTTGGTCGTCGGGTCGTAGTAGCGCAGCGGGTTTTCTTCGTTGGTGACGCCGGCGGTGGAGAATTTGCCGTGGAACCCGACGAAGAAGCCGTCGTTCAGGCCCGCGGGGAAATTCGCGGGTGCGAAGGCAATCTCGGTCGCGCCTTCGGATTCGCTGCCGCTCGGTTGGGGGATCGGCTGGAAGGTGTGGACCGGCTGCACGCCGCCGCTGCCGATGCGCGTGCCGGTGCGGTATTGAATGTAATCGCCGGCGAAGCCGAAGTTGGGGACGGACGTGCCGATCTGGGCGGCAGCGATCTTGTTCATCTCATCGACCGACGTCGGCTCATCGGAAACGCCGTCGATGCCATTGTCCTGGAACCACAGATCGCCGGTGGTCGGATGAAACGCGATGCCGGCGGCATTGCGCAGGCCGGAGGCGAGCTGCTGCAGGCCGCTGAGCGAGACGGAGGAGCCGGTGTCGGTCATCGTCATGCGATAGATCGACTCGGGATTGAGATTGGCGGTGAGCAAGCCGCTAGCCGGGACTTGGGTGGCGTTGTTTGTGTTGTTGTTGCGCGAGCCGACGTTGAAGTAGACCTCATGCTGGTTGCCGGCCGGGCCGGGACGGATGGCGAGCGCGTAGGTGTCGTGCATGTGCGCGCCGGCGTCGGGGAAGTCGAGGTCGATGGAGCCAAGATTGGTGAACGGCGACGACGGCGTCGCGCCCTGGCGCAGGAACGAGATCTTCGACACCGCCGGGTTGGCGGAGTTGACGACGAGGATGTCCCCCGCCATGCGCATCTGGACGATCGAACCCGGCAGTCCGGTGTTGAGGTAGGTGCCGGCGTTGTCGGCGACGCCATCCAGATTGTTGTCGGTGAGGCGGAGGAGTTTGCCCGTGGAGGCGTAGAAGCTGCCGCCCACATTCGGCTCGCTAATGGCGACCAGCATCGAACCGTCGCTGAGGCGCTCGACGCCGGTTGTGAACTGCAGCCCCGAAGCGAAAGTTGTGACGCGGAATTTGGTGGGATCGATGCGCGGATCGCTGGCCAAATTGAACGGCTGCGCCGCGCACGCCACCCCCGCCGTTGCCAGAACGATCGCTCCTGCGAGTAGCCGCATGATCCGTCAGTATACCTCACAGGTTGGCGGGGATAGCATGTTTGCGGAGGAATGACATGGTCAAGCTGATTGTCCTCATCCTGGGCCTGGCGATCGGATTCGGCGGCGGTGTGTGGTGGGGACATAAGAATCCCGAGGCAGCCGCGAAGCTGTCGGCCGAGGAGGAGCGACGCGTGATCGAAGCCTCCATCGCGCTGAACAAGAAGATGCAGGCGACGCTCGATAAGCTGCAGAACAAGACGCCTGCGCCGGGGTCGGGTTTCGTCGGATCCTCATGGCTCTCCTTCCAAAATAAAAGACTCCCGCGCTGGATCGCAGGAGTCATCAGCCCGTAGGCGGTTATGGCGAACTCCATCGCCTCTGTGGCGCAAAATCTAGCCGGACGACGCTCAAGGGTCAAATCCCGGATGACGAATTCTGAAGGGGATCGGAAGATGGCCGCGTCTCGCAAGTCTAGGATGGATCACCATGACAAACCCTGAAGCAGCGCACATCGGCGATCCCGCCGCATACCAAGAAGTGCGCCGCCTGGTCCTCGACTGGCTCGACGACAACTTCCATTTCGGCGATGCCGAAACCTTGATCCAAAGCGATGACCTCTCGTTTCTGGACAACGGGATCTTGGCGAGCCTCGGTTTCGTGCAACTCGTTGTCTATCTGGAGGACCAGTACAAGATCACGATCGACCGCAAGGATCTCTCGCGCGAGAACTTCGACAGCATGGCCAAGATCGTGACCTACGTGCTTCGTCACAAGGATTTTCAAAGAGCGGCGTGATCACCGCCCGCGGACGGCGGGAATCGAGAGCATGACGCCAAACCCCATCTGGACGCCTTCCGCGGATGCCATCGAGCGCTCGGCGATGACCGCGTTCACTCGCCATCTCGAGAATGTCGCCGGCCAGTCCTTCAAGAGCTACCGGGAGCTCCATCGATTCTCCATCGACGAGAACCGCATGTTCTGGCGGACGTTCCTCGAATGGTCGCAAATCACCGTTGAGGGAGACGCCGATCCCGTGCGCGTCGGAGACGACTGCGCAACAGCGGCATTCTTCCCCGGGCTCCAGCTGAATTACGCTGAGAATCTTCTCCAAGAAACGGCGCGGCTTCGCGACGAGATGCCGGCATTGCTGTCCATCAACGAATCGGGCGAGCGAGTGCGCATGACGCGCGGCGAGCTGCGCGCGCGCGTGCTCGGCGTCGCGCAAATCCTGCGGAACATCGGCGTTGGTCCCGGCGATCGCGTCGCGGCGCTCGCGCGCAACCATGCGGATGCCGTGGTTGCCGCGTTGGCAACCGCGTCGTTGGGCGCGATCTGGTCCTCCGCATCGCCCGACATGGGCGCTGATCTTGTACTCACTCGATTCGGCCAGCTGGAGCCCAAGGTTCTTCTCTTCCATGGCGAGTTCGCCTATCAAGGTGTGCGGCGCCCCGTGCAGGAACGTGGAGCCGAAGTCGCCCGATCCCTCCCCGCGTCGCGCACAGTGATGTACTTCGAGGAGCTCGAGCCCGATGGGTCCCTCCTCCCCTCCTTCCCTCGCTTTCCTTTTTCGCACCCCCTCTTCGTTCTGTATTCGTCGGGAACGACGGGACCGCCGAAGTCCATCGTTCACGGTGCGGGCGGCACAATCCTGGAGCACATGAAAGAGCATCGCCTGCACACCGACCTCGGTCCCGGCGATCGGATGCTCTTCGTCACTTCGGCCGGCTGGATGATGTGGAATTGGTTGATCAGTGCATTGGGGTCTGGGGTGGAGATCGTTCTGCTCGATGGGTCCCCGACCTATCCGGAAGCGGACTCACTTTGGCGCATCGTCGAGGAGGAACGCGTGACGGTGCTCGGAACGAGCGCGACATACTTGCAATTTTGCCGCGACGCCGACCTGCATCCCGGGCGGCGCGATCTCAATTCGCTGCGCGCCATTCTCTCGACGGGCTCCGTCCTTCACGATGGGCTCTATGCCTGGGTCAAGGAGCGCGTGAAGGATCTTCCTCTGCAATCGATCTCCGGCGGAACGGACATCTTGGGATGCTTCGTCTTGGGGAATCCGAACCTTCCCGTGTATGCAGGCGAGAGCCAATGTCTTTCGTTGGGAATGGATGTGCGCATGCTCGGTGCGGAGCCGGCTGTTGCGGGCCGGTCCACGCCTGCGGGCGGCGTCGTTCCCGCCGGCGAGCTCGTGTGCGCGAACCCATTCCCTTCGCGTCCCATCGGTTTCCTTGCCGATCCGGATCGAAGCCGCTATCACGAGGCCTACTTTGCGCAGAACCCGGGTTTCTGGACCCACGGCGATCTCATCACGATCACCGAGCGCGGGACAGCGCGCATTCATGGGCGCTCCGATGGAGTGCTGAACATCCGCGGCAATCGGGTGGGTCCCGCGGAAATCTACCGCGTTCTCGAAAGCTTCCCCGAAATCGGCGACGCCATGGCAATCGAGCAAGAGGCGCCGCGCGAGCCGGGCGGATCGCGCCTGGTGCTTCTGGTCGTCATGAGCAACGGTGCGGCTCTGGAACGCCCGCTGCAATTGCGCATCAAGAAAGAGCTCTCGACACGGGCGTCGTCCGCTCACGTGCCGTCCGTGATCGCGAAGGTTTCCGCTCTCCCCATGACCCACAACCGCAAGCGCTCCGAAAGCGCGGCGCGGGACGTTCTGAATGGACGCGCAGCGTCCAATCTTCCATCGCTCATCAATCCAGAATGCTTGCAGGAGATCGCGCGCCATCCGGATCTTCGGGTCGAGCGATAGCCGTTCCCCACGCACGCCGGTGTGCAGCCGACGGTCCTGGACCTAAGTCTTGGGAACGGGTTCCTCGGCCTCGCGGCGCGGGTGCATCATTGCGTTGAAGTCGATGTCGTCGATGGCCACGCCCAGGATGCGAAGCATATTCATGACTTGAGAGCGATGATGCACTTCGTGGAGAACCAGCTGCGTGAAAAGGTCCGCCGCCGACGACGTCACGATCAATCGCCGGCCGTCGTCGTCCGTCACGCGATACTCGAGCGGCGCGCTCCAAACGCGCACGGCATTGAGCGCCGCCCTCGTCTGAACGGCCTGATCGATCCACGCCTTCTCGAGCTCAGAGAACGGCGGCGGCGTTTCATCCTGGATCGGCCACTGTTCATACGGCGGGACATCGTGTTGCTGCATCCGCTGCACGTAGTACCACTCGCAGATCATGATGTGCGTCAGCGTTTGGCCGAGAGTTCTGCCCCAGGTGGGGAATTTGCGACCGTAGTCCTCCGCGCTCTGCGGCCGAGTCCATTCGAAGATGCGTTGCCGCGCAAGGGTGAGATAGTCGTAGGTGCGAAGCGGTTCCATGTCCGCATTGAACAAGAAATCGCCCCCGCGGCGCAATGCCTGTCGGGGGCGATTGGATTTCAGCGCGATCCCCATTCGGGACCACACATTTGCGACAGTGCCTTACCTGTACAGCGCCTTGATGCCTCCCCACGATGCCACCTCGGTGGAGAGCGGCGGCGGCTGGATCACAAAGTTCGTGGTTCCGCTCGCCATGTCGTTCGGGCTCAACTCGAAGTGGATCAACACGCTCATATCGAACACCGCAACCGGGATCGATACGAAACCCACCGGCGGAAGGTCGATCGACGCCGTCGAGGAAGCGTATATGCCGGCGTTCATGCCCTGGATTTCTTCGGCGAACGTCGTCCCGCTCACCGTTTCAGCGGAGCCGTTGTACTGAGCGAGATAGGCACCCTGTAGTCCGTCTGGATTGCCGATGCCGACCAAAACCGCTCCGTCTCCGTCCGCATCGGTGAGCGAATACCCCAGGCTGATGCGTGCCTCGCCATCCATCGTCGTGAAGCTCAAGAGCGCAGAGGCGATCGTGAAGATCGTGGACGTTGGACCCGACTGGACGGAGAAGAACATCCCCACAGCCGGATCGTCGATGTACTCGAACCCGCTCGAGTGTCCCGCCGGGTTCAGAATTGCGATCAACTCACCTGTGTTATTCGAGCGCATCTCGATGGGCTGACTGCTGGACCACACCCAGGGCGAACCGCCGAACGGGAGTGGAACCTGATACGTCGCGAAATCTCCCGCGGCATTCTTGGCGGTAACTTCCAACGCGCCGCCGATGATGTCGGCTTGCGCAGGGAGAGACATCCAAGGGAAGAATGCGACAATTCCCAATATCGCCGCGGAGGTGTTCCATCGTCTCAGTTTGGTCATGATGCATCCTCCTTCTGTAACAGCTCGCATGACCGATCTTCCTGACATGACGCGCGGACATCTGCGCGACCTTGACTGGCACTCTGCCAGTTTTGCCAAGTTGATCAGGGAGCTTTCGCGTCCCTGGCAATTCCGTTAACGAATGCGAACGAGCTTGAGCGAAGTCGCTGAGAGCCCTTCATCTGCACGGATGAAGTACATCCCCGCAGGAGTCGCGGCTCCGTTCTCGTCGCATCCGTCCCAGCGATGCGAGGTAAATCCACGGAGGGTACGCACGAGCCGGCCGGCGGCGTCGAATACACAGATTCCTCGCACGCCGTCTGGAGAATAAATACGAGTAGAGGATGTAAATGGATTGGGGAACGCCTGTAGAGCGCCGGAATGACCACGATTGGGGGCACTCGTTGCGGAGTCGAGGGCGAAGTGAATCTCGAACGCGCCCGATGAGTAACTGGGAAACGGTGGCCAGCCGTGCGCCGAGCCATAGGTCGTAACGTTGAGGTCGTAATCTCCCGCCGGCAGTGAACCGGATTGCTGCACGGGAAGTTGCTGGCCGCCAGCGGTCATCGAGAGAATCGGGCCTCCTGGACCGCTGAACGTAATGGTCGTAAATCCCAAGTCCGCGCCTTCAATGAAGCCGCCGAGAACGTATCCACTTGGTTGCAACAATCGGAACACGGCATGAAACGTGGAGCTGCCGGCGGCCATGCCGAAGCCGGTTGTGCCGGTGTCCTGCGAATAGCAGGAGTGGGCTCCCTCAGCATGGAATGCAGATGTTGCGAAGGCGGACGTCTGATGCGCGGAAGACTCACAGGTGATGAGCCCGAACAAGATGTTCGCGAAAACTTCTTCGGAATAGGGCTCCAGCGTGAAGGATGAATCCGCATCTCCCTCGGTCAGCTCGATCACATCGTCCGTCGCGTAGGCGGACGTGGTCACCGACCGAGCGCTCGACAGAATCTCGATCGACGTGGCGCCGCTTTGGATTGGAAGAAGGAAGAGGAACGCTGAGGCGAGAAGGCGGGTGAACGCGCGCATCGACATCTCCAAAGCTGCGATGAAGCTTCGAAATGGTACGCGGCTTACGAGCTCGAATCAAGATGCCGGGTTCACCCACTGCAAAGGATCAGAACGCGGGCTCCTGGCGAGGCGCAAAGATCACCGCGACGGAATAACCGTCCGGAGCGAACAGAGTCTGCATGAGGTGCGTTGCGCTCTCTTCCGCGTGAGCGAGCATGCCGAGGTCGTTCGCGGCAACGGCCAACTGCTCGCGGGCCAGCTGGAAGATGGCATCGCGGTCCGCAGGCTGGAACGGATTCCAAAGACCTTGTCTCTCGTCATACGTCTTGAGCTCGATGACGTCGACCCCGATCAGCCGCGCTGCGGGAAGGCGAACGGTGATCCGATGCTCACGCTGGTCGATGTGGATGTCAGGCGGCGGCTCCAGATCGAAACCGATGAGGACTTTTCCGGTGGCGATCACCACGGTGCGTTTCGTCGAGCCGAGCCAGGTGTTCTGATACGCGATGACATCGCGAACGCGGGCTTCGCTCGACACGAGCTTGGCGACGGCTTGCAATCGATCGACGACCGCCGACTGATCGATACGCGTTCGCTCGCTCACGCCGAAAGCCGGCAAGGACCTTCCGAGCGACCACCCGCCCACCACGCCGACGACGAGGACGAACACGACGAGCGCAAGCGAGATGAACGACGGACGGAGAAATCGCACGAGACACTCCCCAACGCTGGGCTGGATGCTGCGATGGTTCGTCCGTGCTTATCGGCAGAACAGGCCTTGGCCTCGATCGGTGGTCATTCGATCTTGACGATCTTTCTCACCAATGAGCGATCTTCGGCGATGAAGCGGAGATAATAGACTCCGTTCGAGACGCGCTTCCCTCCTGCATCGCGCCCATCCCAAGATTTCGAGAAGGACCCGGCCGCGTGGCGGCCTTCGTGGAGCGTGCGCACGATTCGGCCGGTGACGTCATACACATCCAGCCGGCATTCCGTTTCTTGCGGCAGATGAATCACGGCAACGGAGCTCTTGCGGAACGGATTCGGCCGTGCGGGATCGAGAGCCAAAGCGCGCGGCGCGGAGCCTTGAATCTCGGACGCCGTGACTCCCCATCCAAGCGCAATCACCGAGCCCGCGCCTGAAAACCCGTTCAACGTCAAAATACCGGCGCTGAACACCGAACTCGAAGCGCCGGTGATGAAGTCCGGCATTCCAAAGGCCCCGCAATCGATCATCAACGAGCCTGCGCCGCTCTTCTCTTCATCTCCGAAAAGCGTGAGAACTCGAGGGCTCGACGAGTACTCGGTATCGCGCAGATGAAATCTCTCCGCACGAAAGAGGCGCAGATCCTCCCACCGCCCCGCGACGCGATTGGCCGGCACCCCGCCGGACGGTACGTCGTGGGTGAAGAAGATCGGATTGCTGAACACGAGCTCTTTCCCTTCGGCGTCGCGGACTTCGACGCGCAGGAAGCTCGGCATGGAGACGTCGACGGTGATGCTGTCGGCAAACGCGCCCTCCACAACTTCGGCATCCAGCGTCTCATCTCGCAGAACGTTGGCGACGACATATTCCTCCGACGGTGGATCGCGCATCTCGCATTGCTTCACCCGCACTTGCACGCCGGCGGGCGCGCCCGTGACTTCCACGACGACATCGTGCTCCGCACGATCCGTGACGACGGCCTGCCCCATGCGGAAACCATCGGTTGTGTGAAGGTCGACGGTTCCGTCGAAGCGATACGGATCCCCGAAGTAGGCTCGTCCGCCTTTCATCGCGCGAACGAAACCAGCTTCGGAAAGCTCCTCGGTCCAGAGCCAGGTGCAGAAGTTGTTGATCGTCGAAAGGCCCAGCTCAGAAGGTCCCCAGCCGATCAAGTTGTGCAAGCCGCGCCCATGACTATCGGTGACGCCGTTTCCGGTGAGAAAGATTCCGTTTCCGGAAAGCGCGTCCCAGAGATCGAAGTGATCGGCGAGATCCATTCCACCCCGTTGGCGATAACCCACTTCCAAAATGTCCACGCCCATCGAACGAGAACGAATCTCATTCCTCTTGATGAAGAGGAGACGGCCGGCCTTCTGCTGCGGAGTCTCGGGAATGTCCGCCTCGAACTTGGGGCCGAAGACGTGGTTCAACGAAACGGCGCCTTCTTGTGCATGGATCTGATCGATCGCGTAATAGAGCGAGTCCTGCCAGACATGGTCGCCGTAATCGACGAGCTGGAGATCGGGCGCGTATCCGTTGAGATGGGGCTGCGCTTTGAACTTGGAGATCTCGGTTCCAAAGAGCTGCTTCACCGAAGGGACCTGCGCTTCGTAGAACTCACCCATGAGACGAGCGCGATCCAACATCACGTCTCCGACCATGTCCGGATCCGGAAAGTCGAACCGCTGGCTCGCGCGCTGAAACCGTTCTCGGCCTGGATCAACGGACGCAAGCGTTTTCAGGGCGGACTGCGCGCCGACATTGCCGTGGTCGAGCAGGATGGTATCCGGCTGAAATTCAATCCGTTCGCCAACGTCTCGCGCGAAGCGATCGAGGCGATTTACGCACGCGCCAGCCTGCCGCCGCATCCGCTCGCCGCGTCAGGTTATCTCTCCGTCGGGTGCATGCCTTGCACCAGCCGGACCTCGCTCGACGAGGACGTGCGCGCCGGCCGCTGGCGCGGCAGGTCCAAGACGGAATGCGGCATCCATACGGTCAAGACTTCCTAGGACAATGACGCTGTCACGCCGCAAACTATGAAATGCGGTTTCGTTGACTTGGAACCGGTTCGTCGCGAGTTATGTCCGCGTGGTTTCGATGACATGCTTCATCAGGCCGAATGGAGATTGAGATGATCCGTCGTGTTCTGCCAATCGTTGCCGGACTGCTGTGGGCGAGCTCGGCGTTTGCCGCCGACGTCACGCTGCTCAACGTATCCTATGACCCGACGCGGGAACTCTATGCCGATTTCAACAAGGCGTTCGCCGCGGCATATCAAAGGGACACCGGCAAGAGCGTGGAGATCAAGCAGTCGCATGGCGGGTCGGGCTCACAGGCGCGCGCTGTCATGGACGGCCTGCAGGCCGACGTGGTGACGCTGGCGCTTGCCTATGACGTCGACGCCATTGCTGGCAGAGGCTTGCTCTCGCCCGACTGGCAAAAGCGCCTGCCGCTCAACGCCTCGCCCTACACCTCGACCATCGTGTTCCTGGTGCGCAAGGGCAATCCCAAGGGGATCAAGGATTGGGACGATCTGATCAAGTCCGGCGTCAGCGTCATCACGCCCAATCCAAAGACGTCGGGCGGCGCGCGCTGGAATTATCTGGCCGCCTGGGGCTATGCCCACAAAAAGTTCGGCTCGGCCGACAAGGCCAGGCAATTTGTCGGCAACCTCTTCAAGAACGTGCCGGTGCTGGATACCGGCGCGCGCGGTTCCACCGTCACCTTCGTGGAACGCGGCGTCGGCGACGTGCTGCTGGCCTGGGAGAACGAGGCGTTCCTCGCCCAGCGCGAGTTCGGCAAGGACAAGTTCGAAATCGTATCGCCGCCGCTGTCGATTCTGGCGGAGCCGCCGGTGTCTGTCGTCGACAGGGTCGCCGACAGGAAGGGCACCCGCGCGGTTGCCGAGGCCTATCTCAAATACTGGTATACCAGGGAAGGACAGGAAATTGCCGCACGCAACTCCTATCGTCCGCGGGATTCGGAGATTGCGAGGGAATACGAGAAATCGTTCGCCAAGGTCGAATTGTTCACCATCGACGAGTTGTTCGGGGGCTGGACCAGGGCGCAGAAGGAACACTTTGCCGAGGGCGGCATTTTCGACCAGATCTACAAGAACTGATCCGGTCGCGCGGGAGCAGGGGGCATTGTGAGCGGAGGGCCGGGACGACGCAGCAGCCTGCCGGGGTTCGGTCTCACCATGGGACTGACGCTGACCTGGCTCTCGGTCATCATCCTGATTCCGCTCGCCGGCCTGTTTCTCAAGACCTTTGAGCTCAGCCTCGACCAGTTCTGGGGCATACTCACCAGCCGCCGTACGCTGAACGCGCTGAAGATTTCGTTCGGCCTCGCCTTTGCCGCAGCCCTGGTCAATCTGGTGATGGGGATGATCATCGTCTGGGCGCTGGTGCGGTACCGCTTTCCCGGCCGCCGCCTGTTCGACGCCATCGTCGATATTCCCTTTGCGCTGCCGACCGCGGTCGCCGGCGTCGCCCTGACGTCGCTGTTCGCCCAAAAAGGCTGGCTGGGGGCGCCGCTCGCCGAACTCGGCATCAAGGTGGCGTTCACGCCGCTCGGCATCTTCATCGCCATGATCTTCATCGGCATTCCCTTCGTGGTGCGCACGGTGCAACCGGTGCTGATCGATCTCGATGCTGAAATCGAGGAAGCCGCCGCCAGCCTCGGCGCCAACCGCTGGCAGACGGTGTTCCGGGTGATCCTGCCGAGCCTGATCCCGGCGCTGCTGACCGGATTTGCGCTGGCCTTCGCCCGCGCGGTCGGCGAATACGGTTCGGTGATCTTCATCGCCGGCAATCTGCCGAACGTCTCCGAAATCGCCCCGCTCCTGATCGTGATCCGGCTGTCGGAATTCCGCTACGCCGACGCCACCGCGATCGCCGTCGTCATGCTGGTGGCGGCATTCCTGATCATCTTCGCCGTCAACCGCCTGCAGCACTGGGCGCAAACCCGCACCCCCACGCAATAGGGCCGATCATGTATTCTGGAATGCCGCGGTGCATTCGTTTCACCTCTCCCGAAGGGAGAGGTCGGATCGCATCGACAGATGCGATCCGGGTGAGGGGTTACGGACTAACGATAGACCGTACCCCCTCACCCCAACCCTCTCCCAACCGAAGTCGGATTTATCCGACTTCGGTATTTGAGAGGCCCAACTCGGGTAAACCCGAGTTGGGTAGGAGAGGGGGCGCACCGTGCTCGCTGGAGCACTTCGGATGAACTCGGCTCAGAGCTTGTTGAATGCTCCTTCCCTGAGTTCGGCCCGGGACGACCTGCGTACCGAAGCCAGGCCCATTCGCTTCGTCATCATCGCGATCGCCGTGATCTTTCTCACGATTTTCGTCGTGTTGCCGCTGGTCGTCGTGTTCGCCCAGGCCTTTTCCAGGGGGGTCGGGGCCTATTTTTCCGCGCTTGCCGACCCGGAGGCGCTGTCCGCCATCAAACTGACGCTGTTAGTGGCGGCGATTTCGGTCAGCCTCAATCTGGTGTTCGGCGTGGTCGCGGCCTGGGCGATCGCAAAATTCGATTTTCGGGGCAAGACCTTTCTGATCTCGCTGATCGATCTGCCGTTCTCGGTCTCGCCTGTCATTTCGGGCCTGGTGTTCGTGCTGCTGTTCGGAGCCCAGGGATTCCTGGGGCCGTGGCTGCAGGCGCACGACATTCACGTGCTGTTCGCGGTGCCGGGCATAGCGCTGGCGACCGTGTTCGTGACCTTTCCGTTCGTGGCGCGGGCGCTGATCCCTTTGATGCAGGAGCAGGGCACCCAGGAGGAAGAGGCCGCGATCTCGCTCGGCGCCTCGGGCCTGCAAACCTTCTTCCGCGTCACTTTGCCCAATATCAAATGGGGCCTGCTCTACGGCGTACTGCTATGCAATGCGCGGGCGATGGGCGAGTTCGGCGCTGTATCGGTGGTCTCCGGACACATCCGCGGCGAGACCAACACCATGCCGCTATTGGTGGAAATCCTCTACAATGAATATCAATTCGTAGCGGCGTTCGCGATCGCATCCTTGCTGGCGATGCTGGCACTGATCACACTGGTGGCGAAAACCGTTTTGGAACGGCGTCTGGACGAAGGGCAAATCCCGCGTGGCGATTGAAGTCAAAAATATCGTGAAGAGGTTCGGCACATTTGCCGCGCTCGACAATGTCGACCTCAAGGTCGCCCATGGCGAATTGCTGGCGCTGCTCGGGCCCTCGGGTTCCGGCAAGACCACGCTGCTGCGCATCATCGCAGGGCTGGACTGGCCCGACAGCGGCGAAGTGTCGTTTGACGGCGAGAACGCGCTGGCCCATGGCGCCAGCGAGCGCCATGTCGGCTTCGTGTTCCAGCACTACGCGCTGTTCCGCCACATGACGGTGTTCGAGAATGTCGCGTTCGGCCTGCGGGTGCAGCCGCGCGCGGTGCGCAAGGACGAGGCCGCGATCCGTGCCCGGGTCAAGGAGCTGCTGGATCTGGTGCAACTCGACTGGCTCGCCACCCGCTATCCAAGCCAGCTGTCCGGCGGCCAGCGCCAGCGCATCGCGCTGGCCCGCGCGCTCGCGATCGAGCCCCGCATCCTCCTGCTCGACGAACCCTTTGGCGCGCTCGATGCCAAGGTGCGCAAGGAACTGCGGCAATGGCTGCGCTCGCTGCATTCCGAGATCAACGTCACTTCGATCTTCGTCACCCACGACCAGGAAGAGGCGCTCGAAGTCGCCAACCGGGTGGTGGTGATGGACAAGGGCCGCATCGAGCAGATCGGCACGCCCGGCGACGTTTACGACAATCCGGCGACCGCCTTCGTGCACGGTTTTATCGGCGAGTCCATCGTGCTGCCGGTCGAGGTGCGCGACGGCTGCGTGCGGCTGGATGGCAAGGTGCTGAACATCGCGGCCGATGGCGTCGCCGGTGGGGCGTCAAAACTGTTCGTGCGCCGCCATGACATGCAGGTCGGGCCGGCCGGCAGCGGCGCGCTCGACGGTGCGGTCCGCCATGTTCGCACCTTCGGTCCGATCCAGCGCGCCGAGGTGGCGTTGTCGGGCGGCGAGACCGTGATCGAGATCGACGCGCCCCGGGACCGGGAGCTGCAGGCCGGGGATCTGATCGGGCTGCAGCCGCGGCGGTACCGGATATTTGCGGGACGGGACTGATTCTTGGCCCGTCATTCCGGGCTGGTCCGCAGGACCAGACCCGGAATCTCGAGATTCCGGGTTCTCTCGCTTGCGCTCGCGCCCCGGAATGACGGCGGAAAGAGCCCTGCCGTTCACCATTCAGCCACGGTTGGTATGCAACAACCCTCCCATGGGGAATCCTGGAATCATGCGGGCGATCGTCGCCTTGATCGGACTGTCGGCGCTGGGCGGCTGCATGGCGGATGCGCCGGTTCCCGACCAGCCGACCATGTATCTCAGCATGGCCAATGGCGGCGCCACGCTGGATTCGCAGGCCGCGGCGTCGATGATTTCGCTCTACCGGAAAAACAACGGGCTGGGAGCGGTGGCGGTCGATCCCGAACTGATGAAACTCGCCGAGCAGCAGTCGCAGGCGATGGCCAGCCGCAACAAGCTCGACCACGACGTCAAGGCGCCGCTGGCCAGGCGCCTCGGCGCTTCCGGCTACCCTGCGACGCAGGCGGTGGAAAATGTGTCCGCCGGCTACCACACGCTGGCCGAGGCCTTTTCGGGTTGGCGCGATTCGCCCCCGCATCGCGCCAATATGCTGAAAGGCGGTGTCACAAAATTGGGCATCGCGGCGATCTATGCTCCCAACACCAAATACAAGGTGTTCTGGACGCTCATTCTTGCATCAACTTGAGGCGCAATGGCCACGGCGTGATCCGGCGTCGCGGCTCGATGATTGACGCCGTCGCCAACCGACGCCACGGTACGATGGCTGTGTTGATAATCGATCGAACCTCATGACGGACAACCCCCACCCAGCGCCTGCACGGACGCCGGCGACCGCGCAACGGCTGCTCGTGTGTCAATGCCTCACAAGGATCGGCTGGCGCGGCCGCAGTGCGGCGAGACCATGGTGATTTACGATCTCACGCGGGACGATACCGAAGCCCTCGGCGGCAAGAAGGAGTAGATGGAATGGGTATTTTGACAGGCAAGACCGCTGTTGTGACCGGCTCGACCAGCGGCATCGGGCTGGCTATTGCGCGGGCGTTCGCGGACGCCGGCGCCAATGTCGTCATCAACGGATTTGGCGCGGCTGCCGACATCGAGAAGGAACGCGCCGCCATCGAGACCGGCTTCAGGGTCAAGGCAGTGCACTCGCCGGCCGACATGACCAAGCCTGCCGAAATCGCCGAAATGATAGCTCTTGGCGAAAACACCTTTGGGTCGGTCGATATCCTGGTCAACAATGCCGGCATCCAGTTCGTGTCGCCGATCGAGGAATTCCCGCCCGAGAAATGGGAGACGATCATCGCCATCAACCTGTCGTCGGCATTCTACGGCATCCGAGCCGCGGTGCCCGGCATGAAGAAGCGCGGCTGGGGCCGCATCATCAACACCGCTTCGGCGCATTCGCTGGTGGCCTCGCCGTTCAAGTCGGCCTACGTCTCGGCCAAGCACGGCATCGTCGGCCTCACCAAGACCGTGGCGCTGGAGCTTGCGACCCACAAGATCACCTGCAACTGCATCTCGCCGGGCTATGTCTGGACGCCGCTGGTGGAAAAGCAGATCCCCGACACCATGAAGGCGCGTGGCCTGACCAAGGAACAGGTGATCCAGGACGTGCTGCTGCAGGCGCAGCCGACCAAGGAATTCGTCACCTCCGAGCAGGTGGCGGCGCTGGCCCTGTTCCTCTGCGGCGACGACGCCGCGCAGATCACCGGCACCAACCTGTCGATCGATGGCGGCTGGACGGCGGCGTAGCGACGACTGTCATGCCCCGCGAAAGCGGGGCATCCAGTACGCCGCGGCTTGTCGGTTGATCTCTGACGTCTCTGGAATACTGGATCACCCGCTTTCGCGGGTGATGACAGTTGTGGCTACTTCCCGAACGCCAGAACGTGCAGTCCGAGCCGCTGCCGCACGATCCAGAACAGCACCACGGTCTCGAACACAAGCGCGATCGAGGTCGCGGCCGCTGCGCCATGGCCGCCGAAGCGCGGTACCAGCGCGATGCAGAGCACGAGGTTCATCGCAAAGGCCAGCGCATAGGCCAGCGCGCAGATGCGCTGGTGGCCGAGCATGTTGAGCAGCCGTTCCACCGGGCCGATCGCCGCGCGCACCATGAGGCCGACGGCGGCGATGAACATGATGTCGTAGCCGACCACGAATTGCGGGCCGAACAGCCAGAGCAGCGGCTTGCCCATGGCCAGCAGCAGCACGGTGGCGGCCAGCGACGGCCAGAACGTCCATTTGATGGCGTGGGCGACATAGGCCGACAGCCGCGCCTTGTCGCCGAGCGCGTGATATTCGGCAAAGCGGTGCGCGGTGGTCGCCGCCATCGCGTAGTGAATGAAGGACACCAGCGCCAGGGTCTTCACCACGGCGAAATAGACGCCGACCTCTTCCGAGGAGCGAAATTGCTGCAGCACCAGCACGTCGGTATAGGACAGCAGCATATAGAAGCTTTCGACCAGCAGGATCGGCAGCGACACCGCCAGCCAGCCGCGAAAATCATAGGCTTTCGGGCCGGGTTCGATGTGGCCGCCGAGCCTTCGGTTCAGCGCCATCATCTGCCCGATCATCGCGATCCATACCGCGCCGGCGCTGGCGAGCATCGCCGCGGTGGCGCCTAGATCAAAACCGAGGGCGAAGGCGCCGGCGGTAAAACCGATGATCAGCGACTGCCGCACGATGAATTGCGGCATCAGCCCGAGCCGCATCCAGTCATGCGAGCGCGCGATGCCGTCCTGGGTGTTGGCGACGACGAAAGCCGGCAGCGTGAGGCAGCCGATGTAGAGCGGCACGACGGCGTTGGCGTCGAGATGCGGCGACAGCATTTTCACGACGCCCGCCAGCAGCACCGAAACCACGATGGACACAGCGAACGTCATCCAGCGGCTGCCCGAGAGAAAGCCGCGCAGCAGCGCTTGCTCCCCGCTGGTGCGATATTCCGGAATGATCTTCTGGGCCGACGCCGCGATGCCGAAATCCATCATGCTGCCGAGCAGCAGCACCCAGGTCCAGACGTAGACATAGACGCCGTAGTCCGAGCCGCCCATCCAGCGCGCCAGCAGGATCTGCGCGAGATAGGCGAGAGCCGCGCTGAGAACGCGGATGATGAAGATCGTTCCGGCCAGCCGTTTTGTGACGGAGGCTTCGCTGGTGCCGCCGAGAAACCTGCCGAGCATCGATCGCAGCCGCGCCGTCGCGCCGGCTTGCAAGGCTGTCGTGGATTGGGTGTCCATCACGGCCACAACGGGGAATCCCGAAAACACCGCGGAAATGCGGCGCTGTCCGGCCTATCAACTATTCGTTAAGATTCGGTTGGGTCGCGTCATGCAGGCGTAGCGCCGGGCGGCTGCAGATGCCGGTATTCCCGGGGCGACATCGCATACGTCGCCTTGAAGCGGCGGCTGAAATGGGCGAGATCGCAAAATCCGGCGGCAAGGGCAATCTGCGTGATGGATTCCCGCGCCAGCAGGGGATCAAGCAGATCGCGCCGGGCCTTTTCGAGCCGTCTCAGCCAGATCCACTCGCTGACCGTCCTGCTCTCCGAGTGAAACAGGTCCTGGAGATAGCGTGACGAGATGCCCATCATCGCCGCGACCTTGTCGCTGTTGAGATGGGCGTCAGCCAAATTCCGCTCGATCAGGCCCTTGGCCCGAAACGTCAGCGCGGCCCGTGCAGGCGTGTCGTTAAGCGGCTGGGACGACGTCAAATCGCCGAGCGCCGTGGTCACCAGCCCAAGGCAAACGTCGGACAGCCGGGCGGCGCTGGCGCCGCCGACCTCCGAGACGATCGACGCCGTGTTGCGGATGAACGGAGCGACCAGCGAGCCGAGCGGGCTCGTGGCCGCGACCCGGGTTGCCGTGACCGCCTCCGTCGGTCCAATCCGCCGGACCATCGCCTGGCGCGGCAGGTGCAACACGATCTGCTCGAATTGCGCATCGAAGCTCAGCGTGTAGGGCCGCGTGCTGTCGTAGCAGGCGAAATCGCCCGGCTCGAGAACGGCCTGCCGCCCGTCCTGCGCGACAATGCCCCTGCCTCGGGTCTGCACGCTGACCAGCACGATTTCCTCGCGCGCGTTGCGTATCCGGCTTTTGGTGCGATTGACGATCTGCCCGTCGGAGTGCACCCGCGAAAAATGCATTTCGTCGCATTGCGCGGTGGTGATCTCGCCGAAAAACGACGCCTCCGAAACCGCGCGACAATCCAGTTCGACAAAGGTGTCGCAAACCGCGTCGCGCCAGAATTGAAGCCGCTTTGTTTCCGCAACCATCGAGGTTGCCAGAACGACCTGCATCGCCCACCTCGCCGCCTGCAACCTGCCCAAAGGCTATCACACCGGATCGGCATTGCAATTGCGGTGCCGGTACTGCGCCGGGAAACAACATTTCCTGCGGATACAGACAAGCATGTTCCCGCCGTTGCGCTAGTCTCTGAAGCACAAACCGATGCTGCCGCCCATCCTTCGAGACGGCCACGGAGTTTATCATCGGGCGCGCATTCGCGCGACCCGTTGGTGGCCTCCTCAGGATGAGGTTTAGCCTGTTGAAGCAATGAGAACCTCATGCTGAGGAGCGAGCGTCGCGAGCGTCTCGAAGCATGGGCAGCAAGCGACTCAACCTCATCGCGACTCCAATGAGGAGCAGATCATGGCGTTAGCTCATCAAAAATTCAAAGTAGCCGCGGTTCAGGCCGCCCCTGCCTTCCTCGATCTGGACGCGTCCGTCGAAAAGGCGGTCCGCCTGATCGACGAGGCCGGCGCCAAAGGGGCCCGCCTGATCGCCTTTCCCGAAACATGGATTCCGGGATACCCGTGGTGGATCTGGCTGGGCGCGCCGGCCTGGGCGATCATGAGAGGCTTCGTCTCCACCTATTTCGACAACTCGCTGGCCTATGGCAGTGCCGCCGCCGGGAAATTGCGCGAGGCCGCCAGGCGCAACGACATCGTTGTCGTGTTGGGCCTGTCGGAGCGGGATGGCGGAAGTCTCTACATCGCCCAATGGATCATTGGACCGGATGGCGAGACCGTGGCGCAGCGCCGCAAGCTCAAGCCGACCCATGTCGAACGTTCGGTGTTCGGCGAAGGCGACGGCAGCGATCTTGCCGTCCACCAGCTCGAGATCGGGCGGGTCGGCGCGCTGTGCTGCTGGGAACACCTGCAGCCGCTGTCGAAATACGCCATGTATGCCCAGAACGAGCAGGTTCACATTGCCGCTTGGCCGAGTTTTTCCCTCTATGATCCGTTCGCCCATGCGCTGGGGGCCGAGGTCAACAACGCGGCCAGCAAGATCTACGCGGTCGAGGGATCGTGTTTTGTGGTCGCGCCTTGCGCGACGGTTTCGAAGCAGATGATCGATCTGTTGTGCAATACGCCGGACAAGCATGATCTGCTTCACGCCGGCGGCGGGTTCGCGGCCATCTACGGACCGGACGGCGCGCCGATCGGCGACAGACTGGCGCCGGATCAGGAAGGACTGATCTATGCGGATGTCGATCTCGGCATGATTTCGGTCGCGAAGGCCGCCGCCGACCCGGCCGGACATTATGCGCGGCCCGATGTTACCCGGCTGCTGCTCAACAAACGCCGGGGCAATCGCGTCGAGACACTCGCTCTTCCTTTGGATCAGGCATCGGATCCAGAGCTGCGCCTTGGTACTCGCCAGAATTGCGGCGATCCGCTCCATCGATGCCAGCGATTGATCCCGATTGACGTTGAACGACGGCACGCGCCGGAATTCCCAGTTTTCGCGGAAGTGGGCAGCGTCGCCGGTGAACAGAATCGGGCCGGTGTTCTTGAGCCGCAGCAGGAACGACTGATGCCCGGGCGTGTGGCCGGGCGTCGCCAACAGCACCGCTGAGCCGTCTCCGAACACGTCGTGATCGCCCTCGATCTGGGTGACGGGGTGCGCAGGATTGAACCGCGGCCCGCCCTTGGGCAGCGGCCAGTGGTACTCGGCCTTCTGCGCCAGCAGCGCGGATTTCGGAAACAGATTCACGTTGCCGATGTGATCGAAGTGGGTGTGCGAGGCGGCGATGAAGTTCACGTCGTCGGGTTTGACGCCGATCTCCGCGAGCTGCGACGCGAGCGTGCGCTTGAGCCGCCAGCGCGTGAAGTTGCCGCGGCCTTCCGGAATGTTGATGAGATCGTCGCCGGCTCCGGTCTCCCACAGGAGCCAGCCCTTGGCGTGCCGGACGAGATAGCAGTTGGTGACGTATTCGGTTTTGACGCCAACGTTGACACCAGGCGACCAGCGCGAAAGGTCGGGCACCGCGCCCTGGCCGCATTCCATGACGTAGAGGCGTTCGGCGGTACCTTGCGCGGCTGCCTGCATTGGCAAGGCCGCAGCAGCAAGCGCGAGCATCAGTATGAAGCGGTACATGGGTGGTCCTCCCGAATTGTTTTGTTGCTATCTTAGAGCGTCAACTTTGTCGCCCGCATTGAGCGAAGCGAAATGCGGGAACGTTCATCAAGTTAGTCCCGGATTTTGCTCCGCTCAATCCGGGCTACGGCCAGGGAGATCACCATGCGGATTGCGATCAATGGCGTCAGGCGGCGGGAATTCCTCAAAGGGTCAGCGATGGTTGCCGGCGCGGCGGCCACTGGCTTGACCGATATCCGCCCAGCTTCGGCAGCGCCCATGCAGAGGCCGGTGCCGTACCAGGTCAAGGACCGCAAATTCGAGGGCATGATCGTCTATGACGACAGCATCAAGACTCGGCGCCCGGCCGTCTTCATGCAGCCGGATTGGAACGGTGTCAGTGCCGAAACGATCGCACAGGCACGCACCGTCGCAGGCAAGGACTATGTCGTGCTGGTGGCCGACATGTTCGGCGCCGGCTGGGGCGCCAAGCAGAGGCCGCGGCCGGAGCTCGGTGCCGCTGTGAAAGCCATCCGCGGCGACCTCGCCTTCACGCTCGCCTGCGGCAACACGGCCCTTGAGACGATGCTCGCCGAGGCGAACAAGCTCGGCCTTGTCGACCCAGCGAAGACCGCCGCGATCGGCTATTGCGCGGGCGGCGGCTTCGTCCTCGAGCAAGCACGCACCGGCGCCGACTTCAAGGCGGTGGTGGTGTTCCACGTCACCAACCCGAGCCCCGCCGATCCCGGCATGGGCAACAAGATCAAGAGCCGCGTGCTGATGATCCACGGCTCGGCCGACCCGGTCACTCCTAAGCCGGCAATGGACGCGCTGCAGGAAGAGCTGACCAAGGCCAAGGTCGATTGGCAGGTGATGATGCTCGGCGGCGCGGTGCATTCGTTCTGCCTGCCGACTGACAATCCGAAGTACTGCCGGATGTCGCACGCACTGATGCGGGATTTTCTCACCGAGACATTGTGAGCCGTGGTCAACCGTAGCCCGCATGAGCGCAGCGAATGCGGGAATGTGGTGAGGCTGGTCCCGAGCCACCCTCAACGCCCTATAGGAAGCAGAGTTGGCCGAACGCCGATCGCGTTTTCTTGACATGGACGGCACCCCGCGGGGCGGCGGAGGCAGCAGTGCCCGGGGTTCGGGGTGGCAGTCATTCTGACGCAGACGTTCACAAAACGTCATTGTCAAGTTCGCGACGCCCGCCAGCGAACCGCGGCGACGCGGTGACCAATGCGAACGAGATTCGCCCAGCAAGGTACCTATCCATCGCGCCTTCTTCCGAATAACCTCTGGGTATCGTAGGGGGTTCAATCATGAGAACATCGTCGATCGTTCTGCGAACGCTGGCTGCGGGCGTTGCGTCTGTTTTCGTCCTGTCCTTTCTCGCGCTGTCCGACGGTCCCGCAACGGCCGGAGGAGAGGCTGAGAAGCGAGTGGAAATGAAGCCCAACAGGGTCCGCGTCGTACTGGTTGCGCCTGTGGATGCAAAGCATCGGCCGATCTACGAGCGCCTGACGCAGCGGGGCATGCCCGAGCGGCTGGCGCAATTCCTGAGCCCCGTCCGGCTGCCGCGCGAACTGGTTGTGACGGTGGAGGGCTGTAAGGGCGACGTCAACGCCTTCTACGAAGATGCCGCCATCACCGTCTGCTACGAATTGCTGCAGTATTACCACGACGCTGCGCCGAAGGAAATTTCGCCCGAGGGTCTTGCACCGGCCGACGCAATTCTCGCCCCGGCAATCACCTTTGTCCTGCACGAGGTCGGGCACGCGATATTCGACTTGCTCGACATCCCGGTACTCGGCCGCGAGGAGGACGCCGCCGACCTGTTGTCGGCCTATCTGCAATTGCAGCTCGGGCCGCAGTCCGCGCGTATGCTGATCGCCTCGATTGCGTATCTTGGCGAAAAGGAGATCCAGATCGCGATGTCGAAAGGGTTCAAATTGGAGGACTTCTCCGACGTGCACGGGCTTGCGGCACAGCGGTACTTCAACGTGCTGTGTATGGCCTACGGCTTCGATCCGAAGCTGTTCGCGGACGCGGTGACCCGCTGGCATTTGCCGCGCGAACGAGCGGAGTCCTGCGAGGTTGAATATCAGACCTTCGAACGCGCCTACCGGAGGCTGATCGCGCCGCACCTCGATCCGCAGCTCTTGAAGGTCGCCAAATCGCGCGACTGGCTGCGATTCGACGAGCAGAAGTAAGCAAGCCCGGATCAGCGAAGCGAAATCCGGAATTTGCTCACCCGGCCTACCGCTCATGCGGGCTGCGCTGCGCTCGTCGCTTGCGCCAGAGCTTTTGATCTACGCCAACACCGTCATCGCCCGCGGCACCCCACGGGTCAACAAACCCGCCTCGATCTAATCCTACTGCGTCAGAAAGCACGGCGGTCATTGCTGCGCCCTCTCCCCGCGTGGGAGAGGGCGTATCATAGCAAGAGAATGCAGGAGCACGCAGGAGCATCTAAGTCCCTGGTGGAGGCTCAAATTTCCTCTGTCTATTGGGTGCAGGAGGGTGTAGGAGACGGCACCCGCACTATACCCAGGGCCTACCCAGGAGGAGCCTGCCATGAAGCTCACCGCGACTGCCGTCAAAATCCTGACGCTGCCACCCGGCATCGACGACAAGATTTTTTTCTGCTCCGATTTGCCCGGCTTCGGTCTGCGGCTGCGACGTTCAGGTGACCGCTCGTGGTGGACGCAGTAGGCCATCGCTGGTCGCACCCGCAAACTGCGACTCGGTTCCCTCGCTGAACTCGACATCGGTCAGGCGCGCGCTGCAGCCAAGACTGTGCTGGCACGGGTCCGTCTTGGCGGTGATCCAGCGAACGAGAAGGCCGGCGCTCGAATCCGTGCCGGCGAAACGGTCGGCGTGCTGCTGCGCGCCTTCATGCTCCACCAGCAGTCCCGCCTCAGGCCGCGCTCACTCAAGGAGACCGATCGTCATCTGTTCAAGCAGTGTCGGGCGCTGCACAGCATACCGATCGCAACCCTCAACCGCCGTACCGTCGCCGCGCAGCTGACGGCGATCGCACAGAGCAGCGGACCGGCCGCCGCCAATCGGGTGCGCGGCTCGTTGGGCGCGTTCTGCAGCTGGGCGATGAAGGAAGGCTTTCGCGACGACAACCCAGTGAGTGCCACCAACAAGGCGACCGAGAACGGGCCGCGCCAACGGCTGCTGTCGGACGATGAGTTGGCGACCATCTGGCGCGCGCTCCGCGATGACCAATACGGCGCGGCCCTGAAGTTGCTGATCCTGACCGGCCTGCGGCGCGGCGAGATCGAAGGCTTGCGCTGGTCCGAGGTCGATCTGGAAACCGATCTCGTCAGCATCCCGGCGGCGCGAACCAAGAACGGCAGGCCGCATCTCGTTCCGCTGTCGGCACTGGCCAGGGCCTTGCTGGCGGCGCAGCCGCGCGACGGCGATCTTGTTTTCGGCACCAAAGTGATCCGCTGGCACCTGGAAAGGCTGGCGCTCGACCAGCGCATTGCCGAATCCCAAGGCGAGCCGCTCGAAGCCTGGGTCGTGCACGATATCAGGCGCGCGTTCTCGACGTCCCTGCATGACCGACTCGGGGTGCCGCCGCATGTCGTCGAGGTCCTGCTTGGCCACGTCGGGCATCAGGCCGGCGTGGCCGGCACCTACAACAAGTCGGTCTATGCTGCCGAGTGCGAGCGTGCGCTGACGCGCTGGGCCGAGCATATCGAGCAGCTGGTGAGCGGCAGAAAACCGGCCCCGGTTGTGAAGCTGGGAAAACGGCGCTGAAATCTAGACGGCCGGCCAGGGCGTTTGAGCCGCCCTGAACCGGCCTAACCAAGCCACAGGGACGAGCCATGCGAAGGCTGATGTCAGGTTTAACACGCTACCAGATTGGATTTGGCTGTCTGAGGCCTTGAAGCTCGTTGTGGCAGTTCTCGGGTCGCTGCAATTCGCACGGAAGCAGTTGGTGTTTTGGCTGGCAGCCGGAACAGTGCGGTGGACGTGCCGAGGTTGGGAGGCGATGGCTGCGGAAGAGATCGAGAGTCGGAGGCGAGAAAACGAGAGACACCGCTTCGAAGCCCCGCTTCCATCGGGTCCGTTTGACATAGGTGACCCGCTGTTCTGGGCGCGTCGATCCCGAGATCGACTGGAAAGACAATACGGCGTTCGAGCGCGTACACGATGGCGCAGAAGCCGAGGGCATCAGGGTATCGCGCGTCGATTTGCTGCAGGCGCTGCTGCAGGCGGATGATCCGAGCGAGCACCCGGAGGGGGTCGCGGCTGCCACCTGGGTCAGGGATGAGGCCGGGCGCATGAAGAAGGCCGGCGAGATCCCGCCGGGCATCACAGCTTTTGCACGTGAACTCGAACTCCGAATGAAGATAGCCGCTGCCGCCGACCATTCGCTTCGCCCGGTCAAGTGGCCGTACATCAAGAACAAGCTGCGCGATTGGGGCTGCTGGCCGATTAGGTCCATCCCGTAAATCGAGACACATTTTGGGACGCATTTAAATGCGTTTTAAATGTGCGTCCGACTGTGCTGACTCTTGCGTGCTCGTGCAGCAGGAGGGCGACCCAATGGCAGCGATCCCCAAACTCTCGGCACTCGAACTGCTAAGAAAAATTCCCGTGCCGGAGGCTGCCGCTCTCAACGGCTTTTCCCCGGACACGTTTCGGCGTCGCTACTCGCATCTGATTCAAAAAGTTTCGCTGCGGAGAAATGTCGTCACACTGGCCCACGCGATTGATCTGCCGCCGCCCGACGAGGTGAATTTTTCGCGGAAGCCGGCCGCCAAGCGCAAGCGCAGCGCAGGTCAACAGCGCGTCAGCACTGTCTAACAGCGCGGCGTCGTCGCGTTGGCGACGCCGCTCCCTGGGTCGGGAGGATTCCTCATGCTTGATCAAGCTCACCAACACCTCACCGATGCCGGGAACGGTCGGCGCCGACCATCATGGGCGCCGGCGCTGGGCGACGCGATCGCAAAAGATTTCAGAACGGAGTGGTGTCATGCGCAAGCGCTGCGGTGACTGCAAGCGTTCGCTGAAGGGGCTGCGCTGGGTCCCGATGGTGCACAGCCACATTTGGCGCGCCGTGTCCGACCCTGGCCGGTTCCTCTGCGACGGCTGCTTCCGCCAGCGCATGCGAAGGATGCTCGGTCGCACGCTGCGGCTCGAGGACTTGCGGGTCTGCCAGTTCAATCTGGACGACGGGCATCACAAGGAACTGACATTGCCGGGAAAACAGCGCCTCGATTTCCAGGCCGCTGCACTCAATCTGCCCGCGAACAATAAGGCGACGCGAACTTGGCTGGTCTACGGCCACCGACTCGGACGCGACCCGATGTGCACTTCCAAGAGCGTCATGCTGGTCGACGAAACCCCCTGCGCGGTGCTGCAAGAGTGCAACCCCTTCGTGATTGCGCAAGAAATTGCGGGACTCGGGTATCACTTTTCTGAATGCCACAAGGTCATCGCGCCGGTGCCGGATGAGTGCAAGCGCGTCCTCTTCGGCGAGGATGAGCTTTTCGAGTGCGTGCCCCAACTCGCCTCCGCATACGCCTACGACTGGCCGCAGGAACGCGCGGCAAAGCGTCCGCCCCCATCGCGCACCGCCGGACCGCCTGACGCCGACCTGATCGAATGGTTTTCAGCGGCATCGGAAGAAAATGACGAGCGACACCGCGCCGGCCGGATGCCCGGCACCACACCGAGGAAACCGATCATGGACGACAGAGAAAAACCGCGGTCAGTACAGGGCCACATGGTCGCCGGCGTGTGTGTGCCGATTCGCCATGGCGGTTACGGCGATTACGATGAACTCTTGCGCGAGGCGCTGCGCATCGCGCCGCGGATCGAGAATGAGGGCGAAGCCATACGCGACTTTAAAGGCCGCATTAACCCAGCTGATGGATGCCTACATCGAGAGCCCGGCGGGCCGCGGGCTGAATGCAACCTTCCTGATGCGCATCCTCGCCGTCAGTATCATCGACGTGATTCCGCTGGAGGAGCGGAAGCAGCTGCTGCGGCCGCCGAAGCAATCCAACTGGCTCGACAGACTGAGGAGGAGGCAAGCCGATGACCAAACCGACAGAGGAAGACGTGTTGCAGTGGATCGATGCAGTGCAAGCAGAGCACCACGATGTACGTGAAGTAATGGCCGACATGTGGCGTAAGGGCTGCCTCACATTTACGCGGATGGAGAGTGGCGACTTCTTAGCGGAACTGACGGAACTGGGCGCATCTGTCGGCAAAGTACAGCAGCAGGAAGCCGCGCCCGTGTGCAACGGTTGCGGGAAATCGAGCGGCGTCATCAAAACATTCATGGTGATCAACACAGCAACCGGCTCAGACGTAGTCGAGTGGATGCACGAGGAGTGCTTCCTGGCGCTGCCACTAGTGCCGAAGAAGGCATGAGCACGACCCGCCGGCGGACGACCCGTTCGATGCGGCGTGCTGGCGACGGCTCGGCGGCTCCGGCTCGTGGCAGTCAGTAATTGCGTGAGGCGACCGCGGTCCCTGGCGGGCCAAGGTCGGGCGTTAAGGCGACGCGGTCCCTGGCGGCCCTGGAGAAACGGAAAGACCCCACACCTGGAGTGTAGGGCCTCGCCGACAATCGAAGAAGCATCCTCGCGGTGAGGACAAGGGGAGCTGAAGCGCCCTCCTTCTACCTCGTCCGCCGGAAAATTCAATGCGCGGCCATGGCCGCCGCAAGGAGTGCTCCAAATGGACGACGATCCCGCCCGTCGCCGCATGCAAGCCGTCGCGGCAGGGCTGTGCCGCGTGGCGCTCGCCAGCGCCCAGCCGACGCCCCCGTACGTCGACCGGCGGAAAATTTACGCCGACGAACACATAGACGAGCGACCCGGTCGCGAAGGCCGCGTTTTCTGGTCGGCAAATCTTTATGATGGCGAAGCCGGCTGGCAGGACGACCGGCGCTATCCGAGCCGGGCCGCGGCCGAGCGTGGGGCGCGTCGGATGGCGACCGCCATGGGTTGGTCGCTGCCGCCGCTGCCGAAGCGGCGGCCCCGGAGGGCGCGGCGATGAGCGCCACCCGCCTGACCGAAAGTGAATTTCAAAAGCTCGCCACCGCGCTCCGCGTACGGGAACAGGCCGGTGAAAGCCAAGCGGTTCTTTCCACGGAATTCATCGAGCTGGGCAAGAGGCTCACTGGCCGGGAGTGCGGCGAGTGCTCGCTGTGCTGCAAGGTTCTCGACATCGACGAACTGAGCAAGCCCCCCGGCAAGTGGTGTCAGCATTGCCGTCCCGGCACCGGCGGTTGCGGCATCTACGACACGCGGCCCGTCACCTGCCGCAGCTTCGCCTGCTTCTGGCTGACCAGCCCCAGGCTGAGCGAGGCGTGGAAGCCGTCGCGCGCCAGGATCGTGGTTCACCTCAAGAAGGACGAAGACGGACCATGCCATTGGGATTTCATCGTCGATCCATCCCGCCCGGAGCGCTGGCGCGAGCAACCCTATTACGGCGTGATCAAGCAAGTCGCGTTCAATGGCCTCAACGTCGTCGATGGAATTTACTTTCAGACCTACGTCAAGACCAAGCGGCAATCGATCCTCGTGCGTCCCGAAAAGGAGGTCGACGTTACCGGCCGATATCATGTGATCGGCAATGACGGCGATGCGTGGGAGTGGAAGGTCGCGACGTTCGCGACCCAGGCAGCGGCAAACCGTTTCATCGATGCAACGAACGAGGCGTCGGCCAAGCTCGCACCGGAGCTGCCACCGATCGCGCAAGTCATGGCGCGCCTGCGCCCCATGGTGCGCTCATGAAGCAACGGCCCTGGCACAAGCCGCAACACGCCCCGGAGGAGGCGGACGGTCCAGCTGACGAACAGCCGCAGACCGAAGGCACGCCTCATGCCGACGAGCCTGCGCAGGAGGAAGCTACTGCCGCGCCGGATTCCGAGCCGGATGACGCACACGACAAGACCAATGGAGCCGACCAACACAACGACCAACCGCTGCTCGTCCCCGACCGGCAAGCGTTAGCGTGTTTTGCCGACATCATGTTCAGGTACGCGCGCCCGGACGGGTACATTTCGTTGAGAGCATTTCCCGGCAAATCGAACGGAGGGAAGAAAGAGAAGCCGATCTTCATCGAGTCGATCCAGATCGGCGACAGCGACTTCCTGGATATTGCGACCGAGCGCGCGCGGCAGGCGGCGACATGGCCCGCTCCCGCCGTGTTCGCCCCGCCGGTTGCGACGTTCAAGAACGGGCGCGATGCCAAAGGTGACAATCTCGACGAAGGGGTCGGTATTTCCACAGAGTGCGATCAGACCCCACAGACGGCCCGGGCTACGTTGGAGGCCTTGCTTGGGGCGGCCACCGTCGTGGTCGAGAGCGGCGGCCAATGGGTGGATCCGCCACCTGCCGGTGGCCGACGACGACGGCCTGATGACCGGGATCATCTCCATCGGCGACGTCGTCAAGGGACGGCTCGCGCAGCTCGAGCACGAGAACCAGGCGCTGCACGACTACATCACGCAGGGGCGCTGACTACGTTCGCCGATCGCCGCGACGCGGGCGAGCAGCTGGCCACGCATCTCGCGCAGTTCGACAATGGCAGACCGGTCGCGCTCGGGCTGCCGCGCGGCGGCGTGGTCGTCGCCGCCGCGATCGCCGCCGCCAGGGGGTGGCCGCTCGACGTGCTGCTCGTGCGCAAGGTCGGTGTGCCGCGCCAGCCGGAGCTGGCGATGGGAGCCATCGGTGAGCTCGGCGCGCAAGTCGTCAACGACAGAGTGATGTCGTGGACCGCGGCCACCGAGGAGGACTTCGCCCGTGTGGCCGCCACTGAGCGCGTCGAGCTCGAGCGTCGGGCCGAGCTCTACCGAGGCGGCCGGCCACCGCTCGATCTGCGCGACCGAACGGCCGTCGCCGTCGACGACGGCATCGCCACCGGAGCGACGGCGGCGGCGGCAATCTCCGTCGCCCGCCACTTCGGGGCGGACCGGGTGGTGCTCGCGGTCCCCGTGGCGCCCCCAGACGCCGTCGAACGCTTCCAGTCACTCGTCGACGAGCTCGTCGTGTTGGTCACTCCCGAGCACTTCTCGGCTGTGGGCGAGTGGTACCGGAACTTCGATCAGACCACCGACAGCGAGGTGGTCGAGCTGCTGGAAAGGCATCGCCCCGCGGCGCCGCAGGCCTAGGAGGCGAGCCGATAGGCGAGCCGACCAATCATTACGGCCGGTCTGTTTCGGCTGCGTAGCAGCCGAAACGCAATCGTGCCGCAGCTCGACGGCGGACCTAACCGCGCAAGTCCCGACTAGCGTCGGCGCTCGTGAGCCTCGGCGCGAGTTATCGCAGGCTGCTGTCGGCGAGCGCGATCTCCAACCTCGGCGACGGTGTCAGCCTCATCGCCTATCCGTGGCTGGCGTCAGCGGTCACACGCAATCCGATACTGATCGCCGGCGTCGTGGTCGCCCAGCGCCTGCCATGGCTCGTGTTCACGCTGCCTGCCGGGGTCATCGTCGATCGCCACGATCGCCGCCGCATCATGGTCGCCGCCAACTTCAGCCGCGCCGTGGTCACCGCCTTCGTCGCCCTGGCCGTGGTGTGGCGCGGCCAGGAGCTCCCCGGCCCCGACGAGCTCGACACCGTCGTCGGAACCGAACCCGTGCTCTACCTCTGCGTGGTCGTCGCCACGTTGCTGCTCGGTGTCGGCGAGGTGCTGTACGACAACAGTGCACAGACGTTCCTTCCCCGCATCGTCGGCGCCGGTGATCTCGAGCAGGCCAACGGGCGGCTGTACTCCGCCGAGCTGGTGGCGAACCAGTTCGGCGGTCCACCACTCGCCTCACTGCTGCTGGCGGTCGGGTTCGCGTTGCCGTTCTTCCTCGACGCGGCGACGTTCGCCGCGTCGGCGGCACTGATCCTCGCCATCGCGGCCACGCCGTCGACCACCACTCCCCGGGATCGCCAGCCGTGGCGCACCGAGCTCGTCGAAGGGTTCCGCTGGTTGTGGCACCACGACCTGTTGCGGACGATGGCGATCGTGCTCGGCCTGTTGAACGCGCTCGGCGCGATGACCATCGCCGTGGAGGTGCTGTTCGCACAGGAGGTGCTCCACACCTCGACCACCGAGTTCGCCGCCTTGACGATGGCCGCTGCCCTCGGTGGCGTGTTCGGCGGGTGGACGGCGTCCTCGATCAGCGCTCGTATCGGGTCTGGCCCGTCACTGTGGTTGACGCTCGGGGGAGGTGGGGCGTGCACGCTGATCATCGGTGCCTCGTCGGCATGGCCGCTGGTCGCCGTGCTGTTCGCCTTCACCGCGTTGCTGGCCGTGCTGTGGAACGTGATCACGGTGAGCTTGCGACAGACGATCATCCCCGATCGCCTGCTGGGGCGGGTGAACAGTGTGTACCGGTTCTTCGGGTGGGGCATGATGCCGATCGGCGCCGTGGTGGGTGGGCTGGTGGTCACCGTCACCGACGCGTTCGCCAGCCGCGAGGTCGCCCTGCGGGCGCCCTGGGTCTCCGTGCGGCCGGTTTCTCTCAGATAGCGAATCGTTTCGGCGTCCACCGGGAAGATGCCGCACGTCGCGCCGTATTCGGGCGCCATGTTCGCGATCGTCGCGCGGTCCGCGAGCGGCAGGTCCGCCAGTCCGGGGCCGTAGAACTCGACGAACTTCCCCACCACGCTCTTCTTGCGCAGCATCTGCGTGACGGTGAGGACGAGGTCCGTGGCAGTAGCGCCGGGGCTGAGCTTGCCGGACAGCTTGAAGCCGATCACCTGCGGAATCAGCATCGACACCGGCTGGCCGAGCATCGCGGCTTCGGCCTCGATGCCGCCGACCCCAGCGAGCCATCGATCCACGAGGGCCCCGAGCCGCGTCGGACCCCGGTCCTGGAACTCGTACCGTGCGCGCACGATCGGTTTGCTGACCGTGAGCAGCCGAGCGAGATCCACGGGGGTCGCTGCCACCACGACATCGGCGTCGCTGCGCTCGATGGTGGCGGCCAGCGCTTGCACCTGGGCCTGGCTGTAGCCAACGGCTGGCAGCACGGACCCGATGTGGGGATATCGCGCGAAGACCCCGGCCAGCTCGGCGACGACGCTGGCGCGAGGATCGACGATGGCCGCGGCGCCGGCCGCCGTGGCGGCCACGAATCCGGCGCCGTAAGGCATCGAGCCGTGCGTGATCGTGGGCCCATCCTCGATGACCATGACGACCTGGGCATCGGAATCGGCGATCAGCGAATCCGCAAAAGCCATCCCGGCCGCGCCGCAGCCGACGATCAGGTAGTCCGTCTCAAGGGTTCGCGTGCTCATCAGGCAAGTCGATAGATCTCGATCGGCTCGTCGCGGCCTTTGACCTGTACCGGTCCCAGCGTCTTGGTGCCGTGATCGTTCTCCCCCGCTTCGCGCAGGACCTCGGCCGAGGCCAGCAGCTGCGAGCCGTACTCCTTGTTGAGCTGCTCGATGCGCGCGGCGAGGATCACCACGTTGCCGCTGATTGAATATTGCTGCCGCGCCGGCGAGCCGATATTCCCCGAGACCGCCTCTCCGGCGTGCAGCCCGATGCCGATGGTCGTCGGTGGAATGCGGCCGGAGCTCGAAAGCGTCTTCACCGCCGCGAGAAGCTCTCGCGCCGCGGTCAACGCGTTCCGGCAGTCGGGGCCGGCGGAGACCGGCGCGCCGAACGTCGCCATGAAGCCGTCGCCGAGGAACTGGTTGATCACGCCATGGTTCCGGTCCACGATCTCGATCGCCGCGCCGAATACCGAATTCTGATAGGCGACGTACTCCTCGGGCGTCTTCTTCTCCACCAGGCGCGTGAAGTCGCGGATGTCCATGAACAGCACGCAGACGAACAGGCGTTTGCTCGGGATCTCCGGGCCTTGCTTCAGCAGCTCCTCCACGATCGCGGGCGACACCTGCTGCCCGAATGCGCTCACGATGCGCTGGCGCTCCTCCAGCGCCAGAAATACGTTGGTGACGCGGCGCTTGATCTGGTCGGCCACGAAGCCGGCGGCGAACCCGGCCAGCACCAGCATCGCACCCTTCGCCTGGTGGAACGGCGCCAGCGAGAGCATCGTGCCGGCCGCCACCTCGCTCCGGCCGACGAGAGCGAAGGACAGGAGCACATACTCCGCCGCCGCCACGCATCCCGTGAACACCGAAAGCCTGAAATCGAGCCGCAGCGTGGAGAGGACGATGAACACCGCATAGAGATAGGCGGCGGCGCTCTCCAGCGGGTAGACCGGGTCCACCTGGCGCGAGCCGAGCAGGATGAGGATGCTCGGGACGCTGGTCTCGACGAACGCGTTCAGGAATCGCAGCCACCGCGGCAGGGTCTTGCCCTGCTCGAGACGGCGGCCGATGACCCGACGGATCGCCAGCTCGTAGCAGGCCAGCAGGACGAAGACGGCAACGAATTGCAGGGCCCACGCGGTGTCGAAGATCCCCGACCTCATGGCGTAGACCGGGAAGATGACCGCCAGCACGCCCGACAATCCGGCGAGAATCAGCAAGCGGGTGCGCTCGCTGCGGAGGATTTCGCGGCCTAGCCGTTCCTCGAAGCCAGGATTGCCCGAGACATCCACCTGGGCTAGAGCTTCAGCAGCCGTTTCGCGTTGCCGTTGAGGATCTTCTCGCGGTCCTCCGGGCTGAGCGGGACGTCCTGCATCCACTTCACGCCGGGCAGGTTCGCGACGAACGGGTAGTCGACCGAGAACAGGATGCGGTCAACGCCCATTTCCATCACGCAGCAGAGCAGCGACGGCGTCGAAAAGGCGCCGCTGGTGGTGATCCAGAAATGCTGGCGGAAGGTGTCGCGGAACGGCGTGGCGCGGTTGCCCTGGCGGGCGAGCGCCATGTTGATGCGCCAGAGGTAGAACGGCAGGCCTTCGCCGAGGTGGCCGAGGATGATGCGCAGCTTCGGATAGGTCTCGAACAGGCCGGAGAGTACGAGGCGGATGCCCTGCGTGGCGGTCTCGACGCCGAAGCCCCAGGCGGCGGTCATCAGGCCGGGGAACTGCTCCAAGTAGTCCTTGTAGTAAGCCTCGATCACCGCCTTGTGCGGCACCGCCGGGTGCATGTAGAGCGGCACGTCGAGCGCCTGCGCGCGCTCGAAGATCGGCCAGAAGCGCTTGTCGTCGAGGAACAGGTGCTGGCCGCCCATGGTGGTGAGGCCGTGGACCATGGCGCCTTTGAAGCCGAGCTTGGTCACCGCGCGCTCGAGCTCGTCGGCGGCGGCCCTGGGGTCGGTGGAGGGCAGGACCGCGAATCCCGCGAAGCGGGATTTGTTCTGTTGAATGGCTTGGAACAACCGGTCGTTCGCGCGCCGCGCGAGCGGCACCGCGGTCTCGGCTTCGATGCGCTGCAGCGCGGGCGCGCCGTGCGACAGCACCTGCAGGTCGATGCCGGCCTCGTCCATCTCCTTGATGCGCAGTGCGCCGAGGTCGGCGAGGCGCTCCTGCATCGCCGGGTTGCGCATCTCCGGTCCGCGTTCCGTGAAATGGGTCGCGACCTCCGCGTCCCAGTAATGCTCTTCGAGTGCGATGACCTTCATGATCTAATCCTAACTGTGAATTCCCGGCGAAGGGCAATCCTGGCGAGCGGCATCTGGTGGCTTCCGGCCGCTGCTTTGGGTCAGATCCACGGCGCGCACCACGGCGGCATGTACGAAAGCCTTCGCGCGCCCGGGCGCATCGACAAGCCGGCGCAGGCGGCGCAGCAGAACGTGTTCGACAGCCCGGCGCCCAAGGCGGCGAATCCCGGCCGCTGGATGGCGCGCGCGCCGTTGCCGCTGCCGAGGAGCGAAATGGCCTGGGCGACCGGCAACGCCGGGCGCATGCACGTGGTCGGCGGCTACGCCGAGCAGCGCGTCGACCGGCCCTACCACCACGTCTACGACGCCGCGTCCGACCGCTGGGTCGACGCCGCGCCGCTGCCGCGCGGCGCGAACCACGTCGGCGTCGCGTTCCTCGACGGCACGCTGTATGCAATCGGCGGTTTCGTCGACCAGAACCGCAAGCCGCACGGCGAGTGCTTCGTGTTCGACTCGGGCAAGTGGCGCGCCATCGCGCCGCTGCCGCAGCCCTGCGGCTCGGTGGCCTGCGTCGGCTTCGAGGGCCTGATGTACGGCATCGGCGGCGCGATCGGCGACACCTCGGAAGAGAAGAAGTCCATCGACTGGCACTACGCCTACGAGCCCAAGTCCGACCGCTGGACGAAGCGCGCGCCGCTGCCCACCGGCCGAGACCACGTCGGCGCGCTCGCGGTCGGCCGCCTGATCCACGTGGTCGGCGGGCGCGTCAACAATTTCTATACCAATTCCAACCTGCACCACGCCTACGATCCACAGAAGGACGCCTGGCAGGCCCGCAGCCCGCTGCCGACCGCGCGCTCCGGCCACGGCGCGGTGCTCTACCGCGGGCGCATCTTCGTCATGGGCGGCGAGGGCAGCAACCGCGTGTTCGGCCAGAACGAGGCCTACGATCCGCAATCGGATGCGTGGCAGCAATACGCGTCCATGCCGACGCCGCGCCACGGCATGGGCGCGGTGGCGCTCGGCGACGCGATCTACGTCGCGGGCGGCGGCCCGGTGATGGGCGGCGGGGTGCAGAGCGCGGTGCACGAGGCCTTCACGCTCGCTTGAGCAAGGTGCATTACCGCGTGGAAGGCGAGGGGCCCTGGGTGACGCTGGTCACCGGCATCGCCAACGACTTGACCATGTGGGACGGGCAGATGCCCGCGCTGCGCGGCTTCCGGGTGCTGCGCTATGACTTGCGCGGGCACGGTGGAACGCCTTCTTCACCCAACGATTACTCCATCGACACACTGGTGCGGGACCTCCGGACGCTTCTCGACGAGGCTGAGGTGAAGAGAACCCATCTTGTGGGGTTGGGGTTGGGAGGCGCGATCGCGCAGGCATTCGCGATCGAGCACCCGGAGCTCGTGGACAAGCTCATGCCGTGCTGCTGCCGTGCGCGCATGGTTCCGGACTTTGCCCAGATGTGGCACAGGCTGCGCGATACGGTGCGGCAGAACGGCCTCGAATCGATCGTCGAGCCGACGGTGCAGCGCTGGTTTTCGGAAGCGTTCAAAGCCGCGCACCCCGAGGTGCTCGAGGACGTCCGCCGCATGATCCGCGGCACCACGCAGGAGGGCTACCTCGGCGTCACCACGGCGTTCCTCGGCCTGGACGTCGAGGACCGGCTGGGCGAGATCCGCGCGCCGACCCTGTACGTGAGCGGGGCCGAGGACAAGCTGGGCGGCCCCCCGGCGCTCATGGAGGGGTTGAGCCGGAAAGTAAAAGGCGCGCGCCATGTCTCGGTCCCGGGCGCGGCGCATATCGCTAATATTCAGAACCCGGCCGGCTTCAACCGGGTCTTGGAGGATTTCCTGAAATGAGATGGCTGCTGGTTCTGCTTCTCGTGTGCGGCACGGCGCACGCCCAGACCTATCCGAGCAAGCCGATTCGCTGGATCGTGCCGACGGGGCCGGGCAGCGCGGTCGACGTGAACGCGCGGCGCGTCACGCCCAAGCTGCAGGAGGCGCTCGGCCAGGCGGTGATCGTCGAGAACCGGCCGGGGGCAAACAGCATGATCGCCGCGCGCGAGGCGGCGCGATCGGCGCCCGACGGCTACACCCTGTTCCAGGCGGTGGTGAACAACGCCATCAACGACGCGCTCGCCCCCGATGCGTGCTGCGTGCTGAACGACAAGCTGATTCCGGTAACGCGGCTCTACACCACGCCGCTCGTGATGGTGGTGAATCCGTCGGTTCCCGCGGCCACGCTCAAGGAGTACGTGGCGCTCGCCAAGTCGAAGCCGAGCTCGCTCACCTATGCATCGGGCGGCACCGGCGCGATCACGCAGATGGTCGGCGAGCTGCTCAAGCTCACGGCCGGCATCGACGTGCGCGAGGTGCCGTACAAGGCGATCGGCGCCGAGCTGCCTGACCTCACCGGCGGCCATGTCAGCACCGCCTTCCTTTCACCGGTGGTGATCCGCGACCTGGTGCGCTCGGGGAAGCTGAAGGGCATCGCCATCGCCGCGAAGGAGCGCTTGCCGATCCTGCCGGAGATCCCGACCATGGCGGAGTCGGGCTATGCGATCGAGGGCCTGGGCTGGAACGGCATCTTCGTGCCCGCCGGCACGCCGCGCCCGATCGTGGAGCGGCTGCAGCAGGAAATCGCCCGGGCGCTCAAGTTGAAAGACATCCAGGACGACGCCGCGGCGCTGGGCACCGTGGCGGGCGGCGAGGGCCCCGAGGCCTTCGGCGCGTTCGTGCGCGGCGAGGTGCAGAAGTGGGGCAAGGTCATCAAGGACGCCAACATCAAGGCGCAATGAGGAGGCGGCAATGCGGTTTGTAATCCTATTGGGGTTTTTCCTGGCGGGAATCTGCCACGCGCAGAATTGGCCCACCAAGCCGGTGCGCGTGATCGTCAACGTCGCTGCGGGCGGCGTCGCCGACGTCACCGCGCGCGTGCTCGGCGCGCGCCTGTCGGAAACGCTCGGCCAGGGCTTCCTGGTCGAGAACCGCGCCGGCGGCGACGGCTACATCGGCTTTGATGCGGTGAGCCGCTCGGACGCCGACGGCCACACGCTGCTCTACTCGCCGGGCTCGAGCATGATGATCGCGCCGCACATCGTCGTCCGGCCGGACCTCGATCCGATCAAGGTGCTGACGCCGGTCGCCGCTACCGGGGGCGTGTCGCTCTACGTCATCGCGCACCCGGAGCAGCCGTTCAAGAAGCTGGACGAGTTCATCGCCTACGCGCGCGCCAACCCCGGCAAGCTGAATTACGGCACGCCGGGCAACGGCACCTCGCCGCACATCGCGGTGGAGGTGTTCAAGCGCGAGGCGAAGGTGAACCTGAACCACGTGCCGTACAAGGGCGCCGGCCCGGCGCTGCAGGACCTGATGGGCGGGCAGATCCAGATCGTGTTCGATCCCGGCGTCGGCATCGCGCCGGCCAAGGCGGGCAAGGTGCGCATGATCGCGATCGCGGGTCCCGCGCGGCATCCGGACTTCGCGGACATCCCGACGCTCGAGGAAATCGGCATCAAGGGCGTCGACGGCGGGCCGCACTTCGGCTTCTACGCGCCCAGCAGCACGCAGCGCGAGATCGTCTGGAAGATGAACGCCGAGATCCTGAAGGCGATGCAGCATCCGCCGGTGCTGGAGCGCTTCAAGGCGCTGGCGGTGAACCTCGCCCCGGCCCTGTCGCCCGAGCAGTTCAGCGCGTACGTACGCGCCGAGCACGCCCGTTACGCCAAACTCATTCCTGAATTGGGAATCAAGCCTTAAAGCGAAGCACTGCTTCCGCGGGGCCGGTCTTCGCCAGGTTCTTGGTGGACAGGCCCCAGTGGTCCATGCGCCCCGGCGGCCATTTCCAGTCGTCGGGGCTGCCGACCCTGTAGTCGTCGCCGACCTCCGAGATTTCCGCGGTGTACTCGATTACGCCGCCCCACGGCGCGATGAAGTAGCCGAACACGTTGTTGCCGGGGCCGTGGCGGCCCGGCCCCCACACCGATTCATAGCCGGCTTCCTTCATGCGCGTAATGCCGCGCATCACCGCGTCCATGTCCTGCATCTCGAAGGCGATGTGGTTGAGCGAGGGCGAGGCGGCCTTGGCGTACGCGATGCAGTGGTGCTTGCGGTTGCAGCGCACGAAGCGCATGTGCGCGGTGCGGTCGGAGACCTTGAAGCCGAGCTTCTCCACCGCGAAACGCTCCGAGGCGTCCTGCTCGGCCGAGTTGAGCACGACATGGGTCAACTGGATCGGCTTGTCTCGATCCTTGATGGGTTCGACCCGATTTTTCTCCTGAACGAAGCGGTAGGTCTGGTTCTCGGGTCCGCGCACCTCGAAGTCTTTCGGCACTTCTGGTCCGGAAAAGGTCACCGCGGCCACCGCAGGCGCCGGCGCCTGGGTGATCGACAGGATGTGCGAGTGGTCGCCGGTGCCGCGGAAGAACTGCGTGCCGCCGGAGGCGCCGGCGGGAATCAGGCCCCAGACGCCGGCGAGGAACTCCGCCGCCTTCGCGACGTCAGGAAGCTCGAGCTCTACGCTGCGCAGTCGCACGCTTTTCCCGGGTCCAGGCGTCGAGCTCGGCGCGCGCGTTGGCGCGGTATTCGTCTTCCTTGTCGGCGCCGGTGACGGTGGTGAGCTCCATGCGCGCGCCGTTCGGGTCGAAGAAGTAGATCGACTTCACCCAGCCGTCGTGGTCGAGCGGGCCGACCACTTCCACGCCCGCGGCCTGCAGGCGCTTGTGCGCCTTCTCCAGGTGCGCGAGCGACTCGACCTCGAGCGCCATGTGGTTGCACCAGCGCGGCGTGTTGGGCGAGGGCTCGGCGGTGACGTCGTCGCCGAGGTCGAAGAAGGCGAGCGACGAGCCGTCGGCCATCTCGAAGAAGATGTGCGCGAACTTGTCGACGCGCTCGCCGCTCGAGCCGGTGTACTCGTCCTGGCGGATGAAGTGCGTGAGCGGCAGCCCGAGCAGGTCCTCGTAGAAGTGGCGCGTCTCCTCGGCGTCGCGGCAGCGGTAGGCCCAGTGGTGCAGGCCCTTGATCGGGACGAATTTCTCCATGGCTTTCCTTTATTGGGTGCCGACGTGCAGCACGCGGCCCTGCCGGTCGCCCTCGTACACGCGCACGACCATGCCCTGGGGATCGAAGCCGATGCGCTTGCCGTCGGGGAAGCCGTACGTGGAGTCGATGCTTCCCAGCACGCCCTTGTAGCCCTTGGTGGCCTGCATTGCCTGGCGCACCTTCTCCTTGTCGGTGCTGCCGGCGCGGCGGATGGCGTCCGCCGCCATCATCACGCCGTCGTAGCCGAAGCCCATCGTGTTGTAGGGCTCCGCGCCCATCTCCTTCGCGAAGGCGGCCATGAACTGCTTGACCTGGGGCTTCGCCGGATCCGTCGACCTGCAGCCAAGCTTGGCGTAATCATGGTCATAGCTGTTTCCTGTGTGAAATTGTTATCCGCTCACAATTCCACACAACATACGAGCCGGAAGCATAAAGTGTAAAGCCTGGGGTGCCTAATGAGTGAGCTAACTCACATTAATTGCGTTGCGCTCACTGCCCGCTTTCCAGTCGGGAAACCTGTCGTGCCAGCTGCATTAATGAATCGGCCAACGCGCGGGGAGAGGCGGTTTGCGTATTGGGCGCTCGGTCTTGCCTTGCTCGTCGGTGATGTACTTCACCAGCTCCGCGAAGTCGCTCTTCTTGATGGAGCGCATGGGGACGTGCTTGGCAATCACGCGCACCCCCCGGCCGTTTTAGCGGCTAAAAAAGTCATGGCTCTGCCCTCGGGCGGACCACGCCCATCATGACCTTGCCAAGCTCGTCCTGCTTCTCTTCGATCTTCGCCAGCAGGGCGAGGATCGTGGCATCACCGAACCGCGCCGTGCGCGGGTCGTCGGTGAGCCAGAGTTTCAGCAGGCCGCCCAGGCGGCCCAGGTCGCCATTGATGCGGGCCAGCTCGCGGACGTGCTCATAGTCCACGACGCCCGTGATTTTGTAGCCCTGGCCGACGGCCAGCAGGTAGGCCGACAGGCTCATGCCGGCCGCCGCCGCCTTTTCCTCAATCGCTCTTCGTTCGTCTGGAAGGCAGTACACCTTGATAGGTGGGCTGCCCTTCCTGGTTGGCTTGGTTTCATCAGCCATCCGCTTGCCCTCATCTGTTACGCCGGCGGTAGCCGGCCAGCCTCGCAGAGCAGGATTCCCGTTGAGCACCGCCAGGTGCGAATAAGGGACAGTGAAGAAGGAACACCCGCTCGCGGGTGGGCCTACTTCACCTATCCTGCCCGGCTGACGCCGTTGGATACACCAAGGAAAGTCTACACGAACCCTTTGGCAAAATCCTGTATATCGTGCGAAAAAGGATGGATATACCGAAAAAATCGCTATAATGACCCCGAAGCAGGGTTATGCAGCGGAAAAGCGCCACGCTTCCCGAAGGGAGAAAGGCGGACAGGTATCCGGTAAGCGGCAGGGTCGGAACAGGAGAGCGCACGAGGGAGCTTCCAGGGGGAAACGCCTGGTATCTTTATAGTCCTGTCGGGTTTCGCCACCTCTGACTTGAGCGTCGATTTTTGTGATGCTCGTCAGGGGGGCGGAGCCTATGGAAAAACGCCAGCAACGCGGCCTTTTTACGGTTCCTGGCCTTTTGCTGGCCTTTTGCTCACATGTTCTTTCCTGCGTTATCCCCTGATTCTGTGGATAACCGTATTACCGCCTTTGAGTGAGCTGATACCGCTCGCCGCAGCCGAACGACCGAGCGCAGCGAGTCAGTGAGCGAGGAAGCGGAAGAGCGCC